>ENA-OUWI01000003-OUWI01000003.1-marine-metagenome-genome-assembly--contig:-NODE-3-length-41211-cov-3317.355837_pt1 | contig 41211 bp, 34 predicted proteins | sample MGYA00237972_ERZ584557 | MGnify/ENA primary metagenome ERZ584557 (study PRJEB26544, sample SAMN05421971) | marine metagenome | isolation source: Line P, North Pacific Ocean | place: Canada:British...
ATCAGACCGACGATACGAGTGGGACCGTGGTCCCAGACTAATAATCAGACCGACGATACGAGTGGGACCGTGGTCCCAGTCTGATTATCAGACCGACGATACAAGTGGAACAGTGGGCCCAGAGAGAATATTCAGGCCAGTTATGCTTTCTGGCCTGTAACAAAGGACATTAAGTAAAGACAGATAAACGTAGACTAAAACGTGGTCGCATCAGGGTGCTGGCTTTTCAAGTTCCTTAAGAATGGCCTCAATTTTCTCTATACACTCAGTTGGAACACGAGACCTGTCCAGGTTAAGCACCATTTTATCGCCCTTATACAATACTGTCGCTCCAGGAGCAAACTGATGTCGTGAGCTTAAACTAGTTCTTGATGCAGATGACGTTTTAAGCACAGAAGTTAAAAGAGTGATAACTTCTTCAGCTTCAAATATCACCCCAGCTTTTTTCTGCTCATGAAGGTTAGATGCCTGCTGCTTAAGTAATTCCTCTTTATCTGTAAAGGCTTTTTGAAGTGCATCACCTGACCGGGCAGATAGTTCACCGGGGTGAGAAAAAAGAGCAACAACTGATTTAGGCAATTTGGCGGTGTTGATACAGCGGGTAATAATCTTACGTGAAATATTTTCCGCATCAGCCAGCGCAGAAATATTTCCAGCAAATTCATTCTGCAATCGGCTTGCATAACGCTGACCACGTTCATAAGCACTTGTTGGGCGATAATCGTTACCCAATCTGGATAATGCAGCCATCTGCTCATCATCCAGCTCGCCAACCAGAACACGATAATCACTTTCGGTAAGTGCAGCAGCTTTACGACGGCGACTCCCATCGGCAATTTCTATGACACCAGATACTCTTCGACCGAACGCCGGTGTCTGTTGACCAGTCAGTAGAAAAGAAGGGATGAGATCATCCAGTGCGTCCTCAGTAAGCAGCTCCTGGTCACGTTCATTACCTGACCATACCCGAGAGGTCTTCTCAACACTATCACCCCGGAGCACTTCAAGAGTAAACTTCACATCCCGACCACATACAGGCAAAGTAATGGCATTACCGCGAGCCATTACTCCTACGCGCGCAATTAACGAATCCACCATCGGGGCAGCTGGTGTCGATAACGAAGTATCTTCAACCGGTTGAGTATTGAGCGTATGTTTTGGAATAACAGGCGCACGCTTCATTATCTAATCTCCCAGCGTGGTTTAATCAGACGATCGAAAATTTCATTGCAGACAGGTTCCCAAATAGAAAGAGCATTTCTCCAGGCACCAGTTGAAGAGCGTTGATCAATGGCCTGTTCAAAAACAGTTCTCATCCGGATCTGACCTTTACCAACTTCATCCGTTTCACGTACAACATTTTTTAGAACCATGCTTCCCCAGGCATCCCGAATTTGCTCCTCCATCCACGGGGACTGAGAGCCATTACTATTGCTGTATTTGGTAAGCAAAATACGTACATCAGGCTCGAACCCTTTAAGATCAACGTTCTTGAGCAGATCACGAAGCATATCGAAAAACTGCAGTGCGGAGGTGTAGTCAAACAACTCAGCAGGCGTGGGAACAATCAGCACATCAGCAGCACATACGACATTAATCGTGCCGATACCCAGGTTAGGCGCGCTGTCAATAACTATGACATCATAGTCATGAGCAACAGTTTCAATGGCCAGTCGGAGCATCAGGTGTGGATCGGTGGGCAGTTTACCTTCATCAAATTTGCCCATTAACTCAGTTTCAATACGGTGCAGAGCCAGACAGGAAGGAATAATGTCAAGCCCCGGCCAGCAAGTGGGCTTTATTGCATAAGTGACATCGTCCTTTTCCCCAAGATAGAAAGGCAGGAGAGTGTCTTCTGCATGAATATGAAGATCTGGTACCCATCCGTGATACATTGAGGCTGTTCCCTGGGGGTCGTTACCTTCCACGAGCAAAACACGTAGCCCCTTCAGAGCCAGATCCTGAGCAAGATGAACAGAAACTGAGGTTTTGTAAACGCCACCTTTATGGGCAGCAACCCCGATCACCGGTGGAAATACGTCTTCAGCACGTCGCAATCGCGTACCAAACACATCACGCATATGATTAATTTGTTCAATTGTATAACCAACACGTTGCTCAACCCGTCCTCGAATTTCCATATCCGGGTGCGGTAGTCGCCCTGCTTTCTCGGCATCTCTGATAGCCTGAGAAGAAACCCCAACTAAATCCGCTGCTTCACCTATTCTCCAGCGCCGGGTTATTTTCCTCGCTTCCGGGCTGTCATCATTAAACTGTGCAATGGCGATAGCCTTCGTCATTTCATGACCAGCGTTTATGCACTGGTTAAGTGTTTCCATGAGTTTCATTCTGAACATCCTTTAATCATTGCTTTGCGTTTTTTTATTAAATCTTGCAATTTACTGCAAAGCAACAACAAAATCGCAAAGTCATCAAAAAACCGCAAAGTTGTTTAAAATAAGAGCAACACTACAAAAGGAGATAAGAAGAGCACATACCTCAGTCACTTATTATCACTAGCGCTCGCCGCAGCCGTGTAACCGAGCATAGCGAGCGAACTGGCGAGGAAGCAAAGAAGAACTGTTCTGTCAGATAGCTCTTACGCTCAGCGCAAGAAGAAATATCCACCGTGGGAAAAACTCCAGGTAGAGGTACACACGCGGATAGCCAATTCAGAGTAATAAACTGTGATAATCAACCCTCATCAATGATGACGAACTAACCCCCGATATCAAGTCACATGACGAAGGGAAAGAGAAGGAAATCAACTGTGACAAACTGCCCTCAAATTTGGCTTCCTTAAAAATTACAGTTCAAAAAGTATGAGAAAATCCATGCAGGCTGAAGGAAACAGCAAAACTGTGACAAATTACCCTCAGTAGGTCAGAACAAATGTGACGAACCACCCTCAAATCTGTGACAGATAACCCTCAGACTATCCTGTCGTCATGGAAGTGATATCGCGGAAGGAAAATACGATATGAGTCGTCTGGCGGCCTTTCTTTTTCTCAATGTATGAGAGGCGCATTGGAGTTCTGCTGTTGATCTCATTAACACAGACCTGCAGGAAGCGGCGGCGGAAGTCAGGCATACGCTGGTAACTTTGAGGCAGCTGGTAACGCTCTATGATCCAGTCGATTTTCAGAGAGACGATGCCTGAGCCATCCGGCTTACGATACTGACACAGGGATTCGTATAAACGCATGGCATACGGATTGGTGATTTCTTTTGTTTCACTAAGCCGAAACTGCGTAAACCGGTTCTGTAACCCGATAAAGAAGGGAATGAGATATGGGTTGATATGTACACTGTAAAGCCCTCTGGATGGACTGTGCGCACGTTTGATAAACCAAGGAAAAGATTCATAGCCTTTTTCATCGCCGGCATCCTCTTCAGGGCGATAAAAAACCACTTCCTTCCCCGCGAAACTCTTCAATGCCTGCCGTATATCCTTACTGGCTTCCGCAGAGGTCAATCCGAATATTTCAGCATATTTAGCAACATGGATCTCGCAGATACCGTCATGTTCCTGTAGGGTGCCATCAGATTTTCTGATCTGGTCAACGAACAGATACAGCATACGTTTTTGATCCCGGGAGAGACTATATGCCGCCTCAGTGAGGTCGTTTGACTGGACGATTCGCGGGCTATTTTTACGTTTCTTGTGATTGATAACCGCTGTTTCCGCCATGACAGATCCATGTGAAGTGTGACAAGTTTTTAGATTGTCACACTAAATAAAAAAGAGTCAATAAGCAGGGATAACTTTGTGAAAAAACAGCTTCTTCTGAGGGCAATTTGTCACAGGGTTAAGGGCAATTTGTCACAGACAGGACTGTCATTTGAGGGTGATTTGTCACACTGAAAGGGCAATTTGTCACAACACCTTCTCTAGAACCAGCATGGATAAAGGCCTACAAGGCGCTCTAAAAAAGAAGATCTAAAAACTATAAAAAAAATAATTATAAAAATATCCCCGTGGATAAGTGGATAACCCCAAGGGAAGTTTTTTCAGGCATCGTGTGTAAGCAGAATATATAAGTGCTGTTCCCTGGTGCTTCCTCGCTCACTCGACCGGGAGGGTTCGAGAAGGGGGGGCACCCCCCTTCGGCGTGCGCGGTCACGCGCACAGGGCGCAGCCCTGGTTAAAAACAAGGTTTATAAATATTGGTTTAAAAGCAGGTTAAAAGACAGGTTAGCGGTGGCCGAAAAACGGGCGGAAACCCTTGCAAATGCTGGATTTTCTGCCTGTGGACAGCCCCTCAAATGTCAATAGGTGCGCCCCTCATCTGTCAGCACTCTGCCCCTCAAGTGTCAAGGATCGCGCCCCTCATCTGTCAGTAGTCGCGCCCCTCAAGTGTCAATACCGCAGGGCACTTATCCCCAGGCTTGTCCACATCATCTGTGGGAAACTCGCGTAAAATCAGGCGTTTTCGCCGATTTGCGAGGCTGGCCAGCTCCACGTCGCCGGCCGAAATCGAGCCTGCCCCTCATCTGTCAACGCCGCGCCGGGTGAGTCGGCCCCTCAAGTGTCAACGTCCGCCCCTCATCTGTCAGTGAGGGCCAAGTTTTCCGCGAGGTATCCACAACGCCGGCGGCCGGCCGCGGTGTCTCGCACACGGCTTCGACGGCGTTTCTGGCGCGTTTGCAGGGCCATAGACGGCCGCCAGCCCAGCGGCGAGGGCAACCAGCCGAGGGCTTCGCCCTGTCGCTCGACTGCGGCGAGCACTACTGGCTGTAAAAGGACAGACCACATCATGGTTCTGTGTTCATTAGGTTGTTCTGTCCATTGCTGACATAATCCGCTCCACTTCAACGTAACACCGCACGAAGATTTCTATTGTTCCTGAAGGCATATTCAAATCGTTTTCGTTACCGCTTGCAGGCATCATGACAGAACACTACTTCCTATAAACGCTACACAGGCTCCTGAGATTAATAATGCGGATCTCTACGATAATGGGAGATTTTCCCGACTGTTTCGTTCGCTTCTCAGTGGATAACAGCCAGCTTCTCTGTTTAACAGACAAAAACAGCATATCCACTCAGTTCCACATTTCCATATAAAGGCCAAGGCATTTATTCTCAGGATAATTGTTTCAGCATCGCAACCGCATCAGACTCCGGCATCGCAAACTGCACCCGGTGCCGGGCAGCCACATCCAGCGCAAAAACCTTCGTGTAGACTTCCGTTGAACTGATGGACTTATGTCCCATCAGGCTTTGCAGAACTTTCAGCGGTATACCGGCATACAGCATGTGCATCGCATAGGAATGGCGGAACGTATGTGGTGTGACCGGAACAGAGAACGTCACACCGTCAGCAGCAGCGGCGGCAACCGCCTCCCCAATCCAGGTCCTGACCGTTCTGTCCGTCACTTCCCAGATCCGCGCTTTCTCTGTCCTTCCTGTGCGACGGTTACGCCGCTCCATGAGCTTATCGCGAATAAATACCTGTGACGGAAGATCACTTCGCAGAATAAATAAATCCTGGTGTCCCTGTTGATACCGGGAAGCCCTGGGCCAACTTTTGGCGAAAATGAGACGTTGATCGGCACGTAAGAGGTTCCAACTTTCACCATAATGAAATAAGATCACTACCGGGCGTATTTTTTGAGTTATCGAGATTTTCAGGAGCTAAGGAAGCTAAAATGGAGAAAAAAATCACTGGATATACCACCGTTGATATATCCCAATGGCATCGTAAAGAACATTTTGAGGCATTTCAGTCAGTTGCTCAATGTACCTATAACCAGACCGTTCAGCTGGATATTACGGCCTTTTTAAAGACCGTAAAGAAAAATAAGCACAAGTTTTATCCGGCCTTTATTCACATTCTTGCCCGCCTGATGAATGCTCATCCGGAATTTCGTATGGCAATGAAAGACGGTGAGCTGGTGATATGGGATAGTGTTCACCCTTGTTACACCGTTTTCCATGAGCAAACTGAAACGTTTTCATCGCTCTGGAGTGAATACCACGACGATTTCCGGCAGTTTCTACACATATATTCGCAAGATGTGGCGTGTTACGGTGAAAACCTGGCCTATTTCCCTAAAGGGTTTATTGAGAATATGTTTTTCGTCTCAGCCAATCCCTGGGTGAGTTTCACCAGTTTTGATTTAAACGTGGCCAATATGGACAACTTCTTCGCCCCCGTTTTCACCATGGGCAAATATTATACGCAAGGCGACAAGGTGCTGATGCCGCTGGCGATTCAGGTTCATCATGCCGTTTGTGATGGCTTCCATGTCGGCAGAATGCTTAATGAATTACAACAGTACTGCGATGAGTGGCAGGGCGGGGCGTAATTTTTTTAAGGCAGTTATTGGTGCCCTTAAACGCCTGGTTGCTACGCCTGAATAAGTGATAATAAGCGGATGAATGGCAGAAATTCGATGATAAGCTGTCAAACATGAGAATTGGTCGACGGCCCGGGCGGCCGCAAGGGGTTCGCGTTGGCCGATTCATTAATGCAGCTGGCACGACAGGTTTCCCGACTGGAAAGCGGGCAGTGAGCGCAACGCAATTAATGTGAGTTAGCTCACTCATTAGGCACCCCAGGCTTTACACTTTATGCTTCCGGCTCGTATGTTGTGTGGAATTGTGAGCGGATAACAATTTCACACAGGAAACAGCTATGACCATGATTACGCCAAGCTATTTAGGTGAGACTATAGAATACTCAAGCTTGCATGCCTGCAGGTCGACTCTAGAGGATCCCACACACAATCTTTACCCCTTTCTACATGGATAAATCCCTTAATATTAATCTGCACCAATTAATCACTATTTAGTAAATCAAAGTGTAACGTGATTAAATGAAAAACGAGGTTATTTATATCCAATATTACACAGCAAGTCAATTACGCTTTCATTTTAATAAATAAGATCTGAGATTGAGGGATTTTTCTAAAACGCTGGTGTAATAGGCGAATGATCTTGAGGGTTCTGTACTTTTACTGATTTAGTTTTGTGCCTGGCAGAGGACACGGATATGGATATTGGGATTCAAAGATTATCAATAGCAGTTAAAAGCTCTCCGAAAGAACCAAGCTCAAACACCAGGAAAAGGTTTCCACTTATCTGGGGTTCCTGAACTTTGAAGTTGGCACGTATCAGCAAAAATGCTAAATCTTCTTTTGAATCCTTCTGCTTTATCAAGTCAGTAAAACTTCCTTCTTTGTAACTCGGTGGTGAAAAATCTATCTGTGCAGCCAGTAGATTAGCAATTGATCCCATAACGGCATTTATTAAGATATTGCCTATTTCGTACAGCGTCCCTGATGTCGTTTCATCAAAACCCTCTGAGTCTGGTTCTTCACCTGTCAGGGCGGTAACCAGTTTCCCTACACTTTCCGAGGGGAAAACAAGTGCTGAGCTCCCTGAAAATGGCCCGTGAAAATCGAGTTGAACACTGGAAAGACCATCATGGTTTACATCTGCCAGCTTTTCCCCAGGATTTTTCGGATCAAACATGATAATTGATGGTACTTCTAATTCGACATGGGAATCCAGCATTCCATTAAATATACTGGCAGCCTTTCCTATCCCGATATTTACAACTTCTCTCAAAGCATCTAATTGTTCTTCAGTTGCCGCTATCACTATCCCTGCCCTCCCTTATTCAGGAGCCCTTCTATAGCATTCTTCAATTTTTCCTTGTCTGGAGGTTTGCCAAAGAACTCAGAAACACCGAGGTTCATACACTGATCTTTGACAGTGTCCTGGATATTTGCAGAAATTACGATTACCTTCACGTCCATATTTGTCTCACGCAAAAGTGCCAGTAATTCAGTCCCCTCCATTTCCGGCATAAGAATATCAGTTAGCACAAGATCAGGCTCTTCACTGGTTATCTTTTCCAGACCTTCCCTCCCGTTCTCAGCTTCAATAGTCTCATGCCCGAATTCTACAAGCATCTTTTTTAGCATTGTTCGCGTAAACTTAGCATCATCTATTACCAGAATTTTTGCCATATATCTCCCCCTTGTAAATTATAATTATGTTCCACTTTTATCTAATGAACCCGGATCTACTATCTCAAAATAATAGCCGAAACCGAGTTTTGACCTTAAGGTAAGCTGTCCGATACAGTAGTAATACTTACCGGGCTCAAGCGTGATGTAATGTATGCCCACCCTGCTTGATACCTCTGAATACTCATCGCCAACCTTCTCGATAGCCCAGTCCCCTGATTTGAATACTATATTACCAATAAGATTGTTATCCGTAACCCGGTATAGATTCTTGCCCACTACTACCGGCTCCTCTTTGGAGTAGTCAAGTAACATTAACCCCAGACGCCCCTCTACAAATGCATCCTCCGGACACTCAATCTTTGTCGGTTCTCCTTTTGCATAAAAACTTATGCTGTTATCATCGCGTTCTGAATTAAAGCTGGCATACTGAAACTTTTTATAATCTTCCATCCTTATCAGGAAAACACCTCCACTTTCAGGATATTCCCATAAAGTTAATTTTGGTATAGGAACCACTGCTGTTTCACGTATATTTAAGGAAGAAGTTTGCCTTGCATAGCCTTTTTTTCTAAACGATACCACTATTTTGCCGGGCTTATATCCAATGCTGTATTGACCTTTTTCATCGCTCTTTACTGCGAACTCAGTCCCCTTAATTTTAACATCAACATCTTTTACCGCTTTGTCAAAACCATCTACTACCAATCCTGTCAATGTTCCTTGTCTCGAATATGACGTTGAGCAAAAAAACGTTACAGCAAAAACCATTAACAGGGAAATCGTAAAAATTCTTTTTAGTTTCATTGTTTTATTAAATTAATCAGAGTATAAATTACAGTCTCGGCGCACATAACATTAAACAGCACGGCATTCACTTAATGTACTGTAAAGGCTAAGCCCAAAGGAGGCAATACCCTACACAAGATATAAAAATAAATCCACTAAAAACAGATAAGGCCTGACATTTACAAACCCTATCGACTTTATTATCAACGAACACGTGGTGTCATCGCGAGGCATCCCTACTTGATACGTAATCACAACAACATAATCTTATTGACATTACATATAAAATTATTTTAAATGAGTTTTCACATAACAAGAACTTCATACGAAAGAGGAACGATGTTGTATTTCTTTTAAGGAAATCAGATTATATTATTAGCTATAACGAAAAAGTAAATTCTCACCAGATAGATTAAAACTTAAACAAATAATGTCTTTTTGTAACCAATGAATTCAGGAGAGTAATATGGAAAAAGTTTATATGTCAGAAGATGGCTACCAAAGATTAACAAAAGAGTTAGATGAGATGAAAAATTCAAAAAGGGCCGAGATACAGGAAGCAATCGCAACTGCAAGAGAATTCGGAGACCTTAAAGAAAATGCTGAATATCACGCGGCAAGGGAGGCGCAGGGTCTGCTCGAAGCAAAGATTCGCCAACTTGAAGACAAGCTTGCAAGGACTGAAATCGTAGACTCATCCAATATCCCGACTGATGCAATACACTTCGGTGCAAAAGTAGAAGTCAAAGACCTGGACACCGGAGATATTGAAAACTACGAATTAGTTGGCGCAGGTGACGACGACCCTATGAACGACAGAATACTGGTCTCTTCACCTTTCGCACAAGCATTATTAGAACACAAGGTCGGCGATGAAGTAGAGGTAAATGCCCCGGCAGGTGTATTGCGGTTTAAAATATTGAAAATTGAATATTAACCACCCTCTGTCATTTAAAATACAGCATAACCGGCTTCTCTTTCGAGAAGCCGGTTATTATATTTATGTGACAAATGATAGCTGAATTTATATATATGGCACCCCTCCCAAACAATCCATCTTATTCAACTATATTTAAACTGCTACTCACTAGCCGGCAGATGATATTTTTCTTTCAGGTCGTACTTCCTGCTAAGGTTCTCTGTATTCAACTTTTTTTCCATCTTTGATACTACCTGCATGAGCTTTTCATGCTCCTCCTGCAAGATATCATCAAATACCTTAGTATCATACTTTTCCTTAATTTTCTCACCAAAGACCTTAGTATTAAATGCTCCCAGAAAAAGTCTGTTAATTCCCACCCTGTTTTCTCCTCTCCATAAAGAACGGACTATCGACAATGTGTTTGGATTAGTAAATACTCTTATGTCATTAGTATCGGATATTTCTGCAAAAACTTAAGAGATAAACTTTATTTTCTATATTAACTGCCGCAGCCTTTTTCATCTTGATTTTGAAGGCACGTGATATTATTATTCCGACAGATACACACAAACCATACTCACGCATTTTAACCAACATATGACCCATATAGACTGGATAGTATTAACAACATATCTGATTGGTATTATTGGACTTGGCGTCTGGCTGGCAAGACGCCAACAATCTGCCGATGACTATTTTCTTGGCGGAAGAAAAATGGGGCCCACTGTTGTCGCAATATCCCTTGCAGCCAACCAGGTAAGTGCAATAAGCTTGATCAGCGCCCCTGCTTTTGTAGCGCTTAAGACAGGAGGCGGTATTAAATGGTTACAATTCGAGTTTGCTGTGCCGGTTGCTATGATTGCCATAATGTTTTTACTCGCACCTGTTTTCCGACAACTTTCCGGTGCCTCAATATATGAATATGCGGAACGACGATTCGGCACGGGTACACGGTATACCCTGTCAGTCCTTTTTATGTTTTCCCGTGGTCTCTCAACAAGTGTAATTCTGTATACATCAGCACTGGTTCTCTCTGTTGTACTGAATCTGCCTATTTTTACCACTATGATTATTATGGCAATAGTCGCCATTGCGTACACAACAATCGGAGGAATAATGGCCGATGTATACAGCGACATTATCCAGCTTATCATTCTATACGGAGGAGTACTGGTTGCGCTGATTGTATCTATAAATATCTTAGGCGGGGATTTCACTTCCATTTCGATTGATCCCGCACGACTGAATTCGATAGATTTTTCCCATCACGGTTTTGGAGACGGCCATACATTTGCATTCTGGCCAATGATTATCGGATGTTTCTTTCTCTATATGGGCTATTACGGATGCGACCAGAGCCAGGCTCAGCGACTACTTGCCACACCAGATAAACGTCAGACACAGAATGCACTGATGATTAATGGTTTGATCAGGTTCCCGATAGTTCTGACATATATTATCTTCGGAGTTGTTCTTGCCGCCTTTGTTCAAAATCAGCCTGACTTTGCAGCTCAACTTCAGGGCAAGAATCCGGATTACCTGGTACCCACCTTTATGATCAACTACCTGCCGGTTGGCGTGGTAGGCCTGGTGATGGCAGGTCTCTTTGCCGCATCCATGTCCAGCATCGATTCCGCCTTTAATTCACTCTCTGCCGTAACTGTTTCAGATTTTGTTCTGAAGTTTAAACCGGACATAGCACAAAACCAGCTCAAGATGCTTCGCTTATCTAAATTAATAACTTTACTATGGGGAATCTTAAGTACAGGAGGCGCCTTCTTTGTCGCAAAGTCTTCTTCTACCGTAATAGAGATAGTAAACATGATAGGTTCGGCATTTTCCGGCCCTATCCTTGCTACTTTTTTGGCAGGTATTCTATTCCGGTCTATAACCGGTCCCGGTATAATCACCGGCATTATAGCAGGTACGGCACTTAACTTTTTCCTGGGACAATACGTACCGTCAATCTCATGGCTATGGTGGGGACCGATCGGGTTCTGCGCAACACTAAGCATTTCATTTATTTTCTCCAATATATCCCCAACCGCGTCACCTGTCTCTGGAGATTGGACATTGAAAGGTATATTAGCGAAACACCCGGAAAAACAGAGCTGGCTGAAAGACGGAAGAGTCTATATGATGGCAATATATACAGCTGTTATTATCATAATCTCAATAATAGTTTCAAGAGTTTTACACTCCGTATTTTAAAACTTATTTATTTAACACGGAAATACACGGAAGAAGAAAATATGAATTCAATTTTTTTGACAGGATTAATATTTAGCACTCTTTAAACGGATTGCGATTGGTAACCGAAAGTCCTGGACGGTCCAATTGTCATCCTGAATCGTGGCTATGCCTACTTTGGAAAGCTTATTTCAGGAACTCCGGTGTGAGATACTGAAACGAGTTCAGCATGACATGGAAGCTTCCTATGTCATCCTGAGCGGAGTCGAAGGAAGTCTTTTGTCACGACAACGATCTAAAAATAAAAAATGAAATACTTGTTTTTCTCAATAACTTTAGCTCACTTTAAACTTTAGACACTTTTAACTTTTTTCCCAGAAAAAACAACACCAATACCAAAAGTCCATACCGACCCAATAATAATTGACCACTTCCAGGAGACCTGCTCAATTCCCAGTGGAGAGAGAATGGTTGAGCGCATTCCCTGTAGCGGCCCTATTGAATCTGCTGTCAGGAACAGGACCACAAGCACACTCGTAACCATTATAACGACATTTGCAATATCGTTACCGCGTCTATCTGTGAGGACCGCAATCAGGAAGACTCCAATCATAGCGCCATATGTATAACCGAAGATTTTGAATCCAAGCCATAAAACAGATTCGGTCTTACCGCACTGCATCGCCACAATCGCCAGAACTGCAGCAAATATAATTACAAAATACCTGGAGATAGTGACAGCATGCTTCTCCGTCGTGTCAGGTCTGATATATCGTTTATAAATATCAATATAAAATGTAGAAGAGAGCGCATTAAGAGCCGAATCAAGAGATGACATGGCCGCGGCAAGCAGTGCCGCAATCAGCAGTCCACGCAAACCGGGAGTGAGCACCGTCTTTATGAAATGGGGAAATATATAATCAGTGTGATGTGCTGCAATAAAACCATCAACCGCCGCGTCAGGGGCAACCTTGTAATAAGCAAAGAGGGCAGCCCCTACGCCAAGGAAAAGTAGTGTAATGGGGAAATTAAGTGCCGCCGTCCATAGCAACGCCCTTTGCCCTTTCTTTACATGATCGCACGTTAACATCCTCTGCACAAGATCCTGATCGGTCCCGAGCACTGCAAAGGTTGTGAAGCACCCGAACAGTAACCCTGCCGCAAGGGCGTTGGGGTTGTTGAAGTTAAGAAAGAATTCGGAATGAGACGGTGAAGCAGAGACATGAAAAATCTTGAACTTTCCAAATTCAGACCCAATCTGGAAGAACTCGCCAAAGCCTCCCGGCATGGACGACCAGATAAAGAAGAGTGTCACGATTGCCCCACTCAGGAGAAGGAAAAACTGAAGCGCATCTGTCCATATAACCGCCTTAATCCCTCCCAGTGTAGTGTATATAAACGCGACGACTGCGATTAGTACGATTGCGCTATTAAGCGGAATATCAAACACAACAGATAGTGCTATGGCACACCCTGCCAGCCGAACACCACTTGCAAGCAAACGTGTAAGCATGAAAAACCCGGTCCCCGCATCACGACTCCTCGGGCCAAACCGTTTACCAAGAAACTCATAAATGGTAGTTACCTGGCTCTTGTAGTATGCGGTTAATAGCAGAGTAGAGACGAGAACACGTCCGACCAGATCTCCGATCGCCAGTTGAAGGTAGACAAAATCACCTTCAAACGCGGCACCGGGAACACCTATAAATGTAAGTGCGGATAGCGAAGTGGCGTAGATTGAGATCATCACTGCAAACCATGGCATCTTACGACCGCCAAGGAAATAGTCTTCAGTCGTACTCTCCTTCTTTCCGGCTAAAAAACCAAAGGCTATAACAACGCATGCATAGATTAAGATTACTAACCAGTCAAGTAAAGATATCATTTGTTATTCTCTAAAGAAGATTCACTGCTCCCCGGACAAAAGGCGCCGAGAGCAATAAGGCGCAAAAGAAAAGCAATAATATAGGTTAAAAGTCAAAAGAAGAAAAGAGAAATTAACCACGGAAAGACACGAATGACAAGGATATTGACCATTAACCAATTGAAAATCATAAATCTACAATAGACAATCCCAATGGTTGGTGTTAATAACAAGAAGAAGACGAAATGCAAAAGAAAAGGGTTTGATTAAAACTGTTTGACTAATTAAATATTGACACCAAGCTTCCATTAAAGTTTCAGATAACAAGAGGATTGGTGATCAGATAAAGATAGAAAAATTATAGTTTTTTAAACTATTTTTTTTAGAAACACATCATCAAAACATTTTTTACTTTAATAAAAAAGATGACCTCGTACCGTTCTCTTGTAGCTTAATTAAACTTAAAAAGGTTGCAGCTATTCTGCATTACTCTCCATCAATTTGTTCACTGCTATGAATCGTGTAATGCCGTTCAATGAATTTTATTGTGTTCGTGAATTTAACTTTGTCCTGTTTAGGTGCTTTTTGTTGCATCTCCTTTAACATTGGCAAAAGATAGCATTTATGTCTATTACTTCCGTTTATAAATTAGTATGCATATACTTCTTCATCAAAAACAGAGAATTTCCTCACTGGTATATCCTGATTTATAAATCCATGGTTAAGAGGACTGACATGCAATAAAATAAGTCGCTTTGAAGCCGACGGGGTTAAGACTAAACCAATCCAGTTTTGATCTTCGCATTATTCGTATGCTTTAAGAAAGGCTTTGCCCATAATAATCTTACTGTTATGGCCTATAATTAAATTCCCATATGAAACAGCGCCTCTTACTGGTAATCGCTTGAGAATGCAATTTCTAATAAAATCCTTTGATATGTTAATGAACTCAGGGTATCCAGAATCATCTGGTGATGTTGCGTAAATGATGAATGTATCCGCATAGAATGTAAAGTTTACTAAAGACTCAAAGTGAGTTGTTTGTTTCTGTAACTTTTTTAAAACTTCGTCAATAGAATCTTTAAGAACATTTAGGTACAATGAACGGTCTTCATTGTCAATTTTATATTTGAATCCTATAACATCAAAGAGGGCAATCCAAGTGTTGTAACTTTTCCAGTTATTATCCATGTTATTCTTTCACCTCCCTGATGAAGTATTTTTGTCTGAACCCATATAGAAAAACAATCACGGCAATGATATTTATTACTATCCAGGCTTCACGGAATAAGCGAATTGGTTCTATGGGGTTGTAGAGAATGGCTATTACAATGAAGGCCACAGAGAGAAAGCCACAACCCTTTTCTTTATAATGTTGATAGGCGAGATATGCAGCACACCCACAAATACACCAGCGCATAAGTTGATAGTAATAGTACGGCAGCGAAAGTAGTGCGATAAGCAATAATGCTATCGGCACAAGCCATAACAGCTTATTTGTTTTTAATAGGCATGCCTCTTTCTTGTCCAGTTTCAATCTCCCTGCAAAATAAATCAGATAAATGGGTTATTGGCTTATTTATGAAGCGAATATCCACAGAAACCCTTAATGTTCACTTTTAAATGGCCAAAACAATGTAGATAAAATGAATGGGATAAATTTCCAGGCTGTATTCTCATATAGATAATTTTCAAGTTTTATGCCATGGCTGTTCCTTTTTGCGATTGTCAATGCAGTTTCAAACCACTTATTTGTTAAATCAGGATCAGCTCCTGCAGAGATTAACCCCTCTACCCCTTCAAACCAGTTAGCTTTAGTGTATAACATAAGCGCAGTATTCCCATCCAAATTCTGAACATTCATGTTAGCACCCGCCCGTATCAATTCTTTGGCAATTTCAATGCATTCCGCTACCATAAGAGCAGTATTCCCATCCGAATCCTGCACATCTATGTCAGCACCTGCACGTATTAGTTCTCTGACCGTTTTAACGTTTCGCGCTACTATAAGTGCAGTCTTTAGTTTTGGGTTTGCCGTTTTTTCATACCCACGATTAGTAAATTTATGGCTCTTTTTCGTGTTTATATATGCTCCCTTTTCTATCAACCATTTTACTTTTTTTGCTTGTCCGTACCAAGAAGCAGTAAATAGCGGCATTTCCCCATCACGATTTTCTGTATTTACTCTATTCTCTATTATGGATTGAATACCCTCATAGCTAATTCTTTTGCATATGATTCCACTATTAATTCCACTATATCCGCATAGAAAGTCCATATCCTCATAGCTAATTCTATTTGCTATGATTTTACGATCTTCTGAATTATCAAGATCGACTCTATTCTCTATTAAGGACTGAATCTCGTCATTACCAATTCTTTTTGCTATGATTTTGGGGGAGTCTCCGTCCGCGTTTCTAACCTCAACATTGCTTCCTGCAATTAATAGTGATTCAATTTGGTACTTTACATCATCAAGCGAACAACTTTCCGCTTCCTCAATTTCTAAAAGAAGTGTGATTAATGCGGTGTTTTGATTTCTGTCTGTTAAATTAACATCAAAGTTTTCATTGAATAATATCCTGTCTAATGCTAATAAACCAAAATCATCGACTCCCCTGTAAGTATTACATGCATAAGAAATCAAACTCTTCCCATTATTATCTCGCACATTGACATCGCCTATATATTTGCAAAATAATGAAAATATCTCCCATATTTCTTTATTCTCAAAATCAACGCCTTCTCCATCGAGTAAGCTCATCAAGGCGGTTCTGCCGTCGTCAGGCTCCTGTATATCTATTTTAGCACCGGCATTCACTAACCTTTTAACTGCCTCAAGATTGCTTTCTCCAATAGCACGTTGGAGTGCATAACCCCCGTAGTTGTTTACATCTGCTCCGGCATTAATTAGCATTTCTAAAATATCGATATAGATTATTGAATCATTATCCAAATAGCTTATGGCAGTTCGACCATTTCTCAATGCAAGATTCACATCAGCATCTGCTTTCAATAATGTTTCTACAAAATATCCATATTCCCAGCACATACAAACAAAAATAAGTGGCGTGTAAGAGTCGTCATCGCCATCTTCATCTTCTATAATGCAATTAACATTAGCACCCGCTTGAATTAAAGACTCTACGACATCAATATCAACTCTTCTTCGAATTGCTCTCATTAAAACCGGATCTTGATATTTGCTACAGAATTCCATATCAGTTCCATCAAAATCCTCGTAACCTTCCCAAGGTTTGATTATATTGATTATTTTTTGTGATAGGTTCTTACTTTTCATAATGTCGTTATTATAAGTGTAAATACTAATTAACCAAAAAGGCAGGATTTGAGACAAACTAGGAACAGCGCCCGTTTTTATTAATGCTTTGTTATGAACGGTTATTTTTGGCAAGAAAGTTCATGTCATTTATCCGCCTACGCACAGAGCCACGAACTCAACTGTGGGTGAACACTTTGCAGCTCTCCACTGTAGTTCCATGCAATAGAACGAAACGGAATATGCTTCGGCGGATTTCGCCTGTAGGGCTCAACATCCGTGTAAACATAAACATTTATTTAAGATAACTTCCCCACATCACGCTATGTGGCATAGTCTTTTGAGATTTAAGAATTGAATGAAATGTGATAGTAAAACCACACATCATTAAAGTCAAGGATTAAAGATTTACGATTGGGGATTTACGAATTGAGATTTAAGGGATTTGATAATTTGAAAAAACGGGATTCACCGCGAAGGCGCAAAGGGCGCAAAGAAAAGATAATGGGATACGAATTAAAACTGATTTTGGAGATTAATGAAAGGACGATTTGGAAATATGATATGGACAGGCACTAATTAATAATCAGTGCCTGTCCATGTTTAGCGAGATTACGCAACAGCGTCTAATGTAGAAGGTTCTCTGTTCGGCAGAATATCGCCCAGCAGGTTATTAATCACAGAACGAGCACGAGCGGCGGCGTTGAGTTCATACCTTCCTACCTGACCGTTATGATCTTTATCAATTTTGTTGAATACATCTTTAGGCATACCTAATTCTCCGGCATCCAACGAACCATTACCGTTGGTGTCCTTTTTACTTAATAGATGGCTTATCCTCTCATTGACTGCCTGTGCACGATTATTAGCGGCAATTTTATTGCGAACATCGATATTGAGTTCTCCTATACCGACCTGGCCATCACCATTTTTATCAATCCGGTTGAAGGCTTTTTCAGGAACACCTAACTCACCAGCATTCAACACACCATCACCGTTGGTGTCTTTTTTACTGAGTAGCTGATTTGCCCCTTCTTTAGCCGCATGAGCACGATTGTTATCGGAGTTTCCGAGTTCTAGTTTATCGGCTTCCCCGTCACCATTCTTATCAATCTTGTCGAAGATATTTACAGGTACACTTGATTCTTCAGCATCCAACGCGCCTCTATTACTGATTAATTGATCTATCTTTTTATTAGCATCATGAGCACGATTGTGAGCAGCGATAACAAGCTCAAATTTATCGACTTGACCATCACCGTTTTTATCAATCCTGTCGAAGAGATCCTTTTTAACCCCTAGCTCTTTGATGCTCAGAGCATTGTCACCGTTATTATCTTTTTTGTTGATCAACCTATTAAGTTTCTGCTCAATAGGTCTGGCTTGACTAAAACCGAGTAACAGGTTACCTGCTGATATGCTATTCATTATTCTTCTCCTTCATCCTAATAAAAATAGAGCTGAGCTATTCATCCGAGCACAAAACAGTGCTACTAAATAAACTTCACATCTCTTCTATCTCTACGGGAAATTTTCTTAAATCTAACTTTTGTTAATGCTAATGGTATGCCAGACCAGACCTAATACACATATCACCTTATGCACACTAAGCTTACGCATTTGAACCGCAACCGGAGAATAGCATTGATATGGTAAATAGTACCTGCATTGCCAGGTAATTATTGACTACCGATTCATATCGGCTAGTGGAAAAGGGTTGATTGAAACTGTTTAACTGCGGGTTATGAGTTACGGGTTACTGGTTACGAGGTTCGGGTTGGAAAGTACGAGTTGCGTGTTACGGCAATCTAGAATCATCCATTCCACACATCGCCCCCAAACCAGTATCATCTTTTGGCTCAGTTGCGGTCTCACATAGTCCCGAATATTTATGTTTCACTCAAGGTCTTAGTTACAATTTCCAGGGCCAACTTGCAATCAAAGACCAGGCGCCCCTCAAGACTGGGTTGCTCAGCTATTCCGTTAAGTGCGTTTTGCGCACACAGTAGGGCCTCATTTGACTGTTGTAGGTTTTCCGAGCGCCGGAGTAAGTAGTCGTATATCTTCCACCTGAGCCATCGTCTTTCATCGCAACTAGTGAACATATTATCTGCAACAAAATAGATAAGTTTACCTTCTCCTAAGAGCTCCTGTTTTCCTTGTTCGAATACATTTAAGGAGGCGGTGCTTAGGTCAATCAACACAGCTACTTCTCCTCTCTGTACAAAAAAATCTCCTGTGGTGGTGTCCCACAAGGTAATATTCGTAGTCATAAAATTATCCTCCTTTTTGAATTGAAGAATCAGGGGACAGCGACTATTTTACCCTGTTATCCTTTCTATACTAACTTTTTTATTCATGTTTCTGCTTTCTCCGTGATCTCTGCGCCTTTGTATGATAAAACCTTTTATGAATCTTATCATCCTATCTAAAGATGATTTCATTGAAGACACAAGTCGTGTGAACATTCAGGATCACCGCCTTGAGCACATCATTAAAGTTAACAAACCTTCGGTTGGCGATGAACTGCGTGTCGGGTTGATAAATGGGATTATCGGATCCGGCAGAATTAGATCTATTGAAAAGAACGGAATTGAGATGGATGTAGTCTTGGACAGGAAACCACCTGCACCTCTCCAATTAACACTCATTTTCGCTATGGTAAGACCAAGGGTTTTTAAACGCGTCCTTACTCAGGTAACCGCTATGGGAATCAAAAAGGTTATAGTAATCAACTCATATCGCGTAGAGAAAAGTTTCTGGAAAAGCCCTGTGCTGGAAGAAGCAAATTTAAATAAATATCTCATCAGGGGACTTGAACAGGGACAGGACACTATTGTCCCGGAAGTTTTGATCCGTCCGTTGTTTAAACCTTTTGTGGAGGACGAACTACCAGATATCATAAAAGGCACCCTCCCCTTTGTTGCACACCCATACACATCAGAACCGTGTCCATACAATATAGGCAGACCGGTAACTCTTGCAGTCGGCCCTGAAGGGGGATTCATCCAGTACGAAGTAGAGAAATTAATTGAATGCGGATTCAGTACTGTTCATATGGGAGAGAGAACTCTGCATGTTGAGAGCGCCATCTCCGGCCTGATATCAAAACTGATGTAGGCCGGTCTCTTAATCTACATTCTCCATTTCAGTCGTTTATAGTTTCCACTCGTTCTTCTGCCCTTCAAAAATCTCCATCTCTTTGCAGATTTCGGATATCACGTCATCAGACAATATTGTCTGCCACGTTGACGTCCGTCCCCATACATATACGCTACCATCATTCCAGACAGGATGTCCCTTTTCCCGCAACTTGTCGTGCAGAAAGCTTGAAACATGTATCCATTCACAAATCCCCTGCATTTTACCTATCGAATTTTCAATTCCCGGCAGGCATCTCTCCAACTCTGCAATCCTGTCATCAATATCAGCCTGGTTCACCCTGTTTGTCTCCTCGGTGATCTCTCCGTCTGCCAATATCATTTCACTGAAATTCTCTTCTCCTTTTAACTCCGCAATCTTCTCCCTTATCTCTTTAACGACTCTCTTCTTTTCTGTTTCCAGTACATCGCCCCTGAAGAACGTTATTTTTTCATGTACCTTCAGATCTTTAATTTCCGGAATATCAATGCGATATTTGTACAGATTATCTATCTCTTCGAATAGTTCACAGTTTCTATCTCCTTTTATTGACTCCATCAACGCACCTGTACGCCCAAGGATATCTCTCTCCGCAGATCCATCCTCCCTGCCACTTTTGATAACATCTTCCATTAATGTCGTCATAGATCCGAGAATGTCCCTTTCAATAGATACCTCTTTTTTTTCGCACTTGATGATCCGCTCCATTAACGAACTGACATTACCAAAGACCTCTCTGTCTACAAACTTCTCCTTAATGGTTTGATTCTTTTCTGAACTATAATCTTCAAAACTCATTTTCAACCCTTTCTGATAATTGTCTGGGAATTCCTCCACCTGCATTCTCCCTCTTTCTCTTAAAATTGTCCACTCTATTTCTTTACATCTCTATTTATCTGAAAGCATCTTACAACTCGTTTTCCTTAACATTAAATGCATGTATATACGGATAGCACAGTTTCGATGCGGGACATTTTTATTATTAAACAACGTATGTGCTTCATAATGACGCAACGGTATTATCTACCCTTAGATGGTTTGTAATATTATTTACCAGCGCAGGTGCCCCACCTTAAAGAGCTTAGAGAAATAGAAAACATTTTATTTTAAAATGGAATAACAGTTGCTTTTTCTATTTGTCCCAATTGTGTCTTTCATCCTTTATATGAGGAGATTGAAAATGAATATTGACGACAGAGATTTTAAAAAAGGATTGTTAGAGGAAAATGTACCTGACTTTTACCCCGATAGTATCTCATATTTGAGAGAACTTAATGAGTACAGGATGTATGCTGAGATATGGAGTAACAATCGAAATACGGCCTGGCAAAAAAGAAAAGAGATCGGGCATGAAGGATACTTAAAGACATTGGCAATGGGAGAAACGGTAAAGAGAAGGAAAATTGACAAAATAAGATTCGGCTCTTTTGTTGTTGCTGATTCCGTTAATTACTCCGTAAGAGCCGGAGATAACTGCCCGCACATAACATTAGGATGTACCCGGCACAATATGATCTTTAACAATATTGTTAATAAAAACCGACACTTATTAAAATTGCAGTCTAAGTTTCCAGGTACAGACTTTCATGCTGAAGAGTTTATACCTGGCCTGCTTGAAATCAATCTATTGAATTTGAAATTAAAGCATGATACGGAAGAGAACAAGCATTTTTTTGAAATACCTACTAACTCTACTGAAATCCCAAATGATAACCAAAAGAAAATTTTATTTCATGTGTTTGGCGAAGACGCAATTTCTAAAAAATTCCCTCTTCTCTATAAATCCAATCGCAAAGCTATCAGGTTCCTTTTTGAAAGCCCGGCGAATCTGAAGAAAAACAATAACACACGAAACACGACCTCAAGATCATGTGTTGCCAGACCATTTGATGAAACTATTGTAATTGATTTCGCAGCAACTCTTGAAGACCAGGAAGAGACCTACATCCTTGGAACACTGTTAAAACAGGAAGATCAGGCTGACAAGATGAAATGGTATGAAAAAATAATATCCAATACATAAAATTATCAAAAGAAATAAATGTTAAAATCAACAGAGAAATCCAGAACGAAATTTGAATCCATGTCAGATTACCTGCCTATTAACTCAAGCAGTTTACGAACCGACACGATGGTTGGCTGCGATCTCTACTTACAGGTGGAAACACAGGCTTACAGCCGATTTATACTATATTGCAGAGGGGATGCAATCTTTGAGAATGAAAATAGAGAGATGCTGCTGGAGAAAAATATCAGCAGGCTTTTTATAAAAAAGAATGATCAGCAGAAGTATTATGAGTATCTGGAAACTAATTTTCAGGATATCATAGCAGATTCAAGAATTGCTTCTGACGAAAAAACAAGAATTGTGCAAAACGTCGCTACATATCTGGTGAAGGATCTCTTTATAGACCCAAAAACCGGAATCGTAAACAGAACAAAGGCATTTGCATACAACATGGTAGATTACATCCTTCAAGATTGTCATGCCGCACACAGTCTTCTAAAAATTGCAGTACATGAACACTATACCTATACTCATTCAGTAAACGTAGCGGCCGTGGGTACTCTGTTTGGAAAGAACATTGGTCTTGATGACGACGAGCTAAAGAATCTCTGCTCAGGTATACTCATGCACGATGTTGGCAAGACCAGGATCAGCACCGAGATCCTAAATAAGAATGGAGAACTGACAAAGGAAGAATTCGAGATAATAAAAAAACATCCTGAATTGGGAGTGGAAGTATTAAAAGAGGCGGGATGTACGATGGAACATGAGTATATTATTACATTACAGCATCATGAAAACTATGACGGTTCCGGCTATCCGTATGGGCTCAGAAAATACGAGATACATCTTTGCGGTAAGATTGCACGCATAATTGATGTATATGACGCGTTGACATCGAGAAGGCCATATTCAGATGCGGTAAGGCCATTCAAAGCTCTTGTAGAGATGAAGGAAAAAATGCTCAACAGCTTTGACAAACAGTTGTTCATAGATTTTGTACACTTCCTGGGACCTTATGATCCACGCAACGAAAAGAGAAAGTTTGACAGATTAAAAAACTGAATATCAGACACAAATTTCACGAATGAAAGAGAAAGACAGGAACGTTGCAATCTGTGCCATATCCCTCTCCATCGTCCTCTAATAAGTCAAAACCTGTGTATACAGCCTGAATCAAAATAAGCTTGCCTAATTCCCTCCTGAGTTTATAATCGATGGTTTCAATGCTTTCTCTTATCTTTTTAATTTCTCAACAAACGTATAAAATGAAAAAATATCTACTACATATAGCCATCATATCATTTGTGCTTCTTTTTGCTCCTGTTACAAAGGCAAAGGAAAGGTCACAAATAACCCTGCGTTCGTCTTATAGAGATTTAATTGCTTTGCAAGTACAGTACATCTCGAACATTTTTATCGTCAACAAGCATAATTATGGATTTTACGGACATAGTACAATCAATAATAGCTTTGAGAATAAGTCTGTAGGTGATGACAGTGTGGTAATAGATCATACCACTGGCTTGGTCTGGCATCAGTCCGGTTCTGATGAAGAGATGGATTGGCCTAAAGCGAAGCAATGGTTAAATGATTTAAACGACAGGGGATACGCAGGGCATACCGACTGGAGACTACCTACAGTGGAAGAAGCAATCTCATTGCTGGACCCTGATATAAATGCCAGCGAACTTTACATAGATCCCATTTTTGATGCGAAACAGATCGGTATCTGGACAGGTGATGAAAATGACAGCGCCGGTTTTATGGACGGTGCCTGGAGTGTACGCTTCACTGGTGGTTACGGCGGTGGTAACGCATGCTGGGTATACGATAATGCCACCAATCATGTCCGGCCGATACGTTCAGTTAAATAGGGCATAAAGGAGGTGGGCCCTGATTGCGGGAAGCACAATCAGAGCCCGAACGAAGAAAAACTGTTTAGGGTTCTGAGAAAGACGGTGCCATCCTTCCCATTTTCCCAGATTTCTAATTTACCTGCGGGTCAAACTCAGTAACATCTCCGAAATAAGATGCTAAAAGATGCGAACTATCCAGAGCATCAAGCAAATCTACAAGATTTACTATAGCGTCTTCAAAATATGGATCTTCATTCAAAGACTTTGTAAAATAATCAACTGCTTTTTCTATATCATTCATTCTATAGGCAATAACACCCATATTATTAAGCGCCACTTTGTTTTTTGAGCCATCTTCAATTACAGACAGAAAACAGTTTTCTGCCTCTTCCAGTTTACCCTCAGCATAGAGAGTCTCACCTTCTTCCAGCTTATTGATCATCATATAATATCCTCTTTAATTCTGTAGTCGAAACTCGTTTTCAACCAAACCGGAATTGCATGATCTACGTTATTGTCACCATCCACCTGAACGGACTCTGTTCGTCATGCAAATTAAAATACAATATTTTTTAAGTTTGCTTGTCCGTAACAGTAGGAAAGGAGCCTGAAGAGGGCATACCGTTACGGACATGCTAAACAGATTATTAGTTTAATTACAGTGAAGATGCCTTTTCACCTGCCTTAGTGTGAATGCAAAGAGTGTGCCTAAACAAATTACAGAAAGAGGGGAAGCTGGCATTACAGGCGGTAAGGCGTTGAGGAGAAAAGGAATACGTTATTTGGAGAAATCAAATATACTTTAATGTAATGATTTGATTTTTGATATACTGCCTCAGGCTTGTTGAATATCAAGACAGTTATTATGTCCTGTTCGCTGTTAGTTTATTGTACCGAGAGGGTGCGTGACTGCAAGTTTTAAACTTGATTTTGTTCTGTTTTATATATACAATTTTTCTGTGGTGTGCGAGACTTTTGTGAGTATTTATTATTCTATCTTTTTGATTTTAATTTTATTTTATTAGCATTTTAGAAATTTTAACTTTTTTGTTTTCTTCTTATTTTGTTAGTGTGATGAGATGTTAGTTTGAAAGAATAGTCGCGCACACCACTCTTTCATTTCTTGATTACTACCGCAATACCACTCTCTTTTTCCTATCAGACGACTACGACTCTATTATCTGTGTCTATCCGATTTTGGAATGGTTCTCTTTCTAATGTTTCTCTTTATCTGTTCCAGCGACCTACCTGAGAGAACCTGCCTCATTGCCCAGAAACGAGGACTCTGGAATTTATGGGATTGCGCTTTTTCTACTAACGATTGAAACAGCCTGGCCTTTTCAACCTTCTCTTTCTCATCAAGTGTATTTAAATACGCGGTTAATTTTTTGGGAAATTCTTCCATTGTTATTTATTCTTCTTTCCTGGCTTTTTCAAGGCAAACTCTTTTACGTCATCACCGGACATACCTTCATTCTCCACATAGAATCCATCTTGAAACATCCACCATGTCTTGCGTTTCTCCTGATCAGTCATTATCTTAACAGGATCAAGGCTTTGCTGCTGCAGTAGAGAGCTATATTTTGATTTCGACAGCTTCGAGTTGCTTACTCTCTTGTTGATACTGAACTGATATTTTGTAGAGAAAGTACCGTTCTCTATAAATTCACCCTTTTTCTCTTTTCTTATCATGACTGTACGATTGGAAAATAATGGTTAAAACAACAACGCTAGATTCATATTTTTTTGAATCTTTTTATCGGTGATTATTAATACTACCAAAACAGTTCTAACACTGCCCATTCTCCATAAACATACAGGGAGTAATTGTTTTCAATCAGCTAACTTCACCGCCGTTATTATCCTGCAAGTTCTTTAAGCAACAAACCTACTTTAAAGATGTCATCATCTAAGCAAAAACTCGTCAACATCCACGACTCCTTAGTATGAAGCGAAATTAAGGCATTTTCGTTTGCGTTAGCCTCTGTTCCATTCCCAAGCATCACAATTGGAACAGAGAGTTCCATCTCACCATAACTTTCAGTAATTTTCGTTTTCACATTTCCTGCGACCATGTTGGCTATTTCACCAACTGTATCAATTACATCAGCATTAACTTCCGTCATCTCTTCCATCAACATGCCAGAAGCAATTTTCAGAGCGAATTTTTTAGAACAAAATATACCAACAGTACCATGGTATTTGCCCATAAAACTAACAAAACCAGAAATATCAGTCTGGACGTATGTCTCTTCTGCCAAAAGAGAACTGTCATGCTTCAAATCCATCGCAACCATCGTCTTGAACAGTTCTTCTGTAGCAACTGCAACATCCTCTGCGATAATCTTCTTTACTTCCCTTGTATCCATAATTACGTATCCTTCTATTTGAAACTAAGTTTTGTTTTCTAAGGAAAACCGATCGCGCTCTCTTCTTAAATAAATACAGTACTATTATGATATGACCTGTCACGCAATGCCTTAATTTATAAGGAGCATATATACAAATAATAGTTTTGTATTTATTTGAAGATAAAACAATATAAAGATTAGTGTACAAAATCAATCTAATAAATAAGGCTGAGTGAAAAATCCATACAATAAGCATTAAGTATTGAACCTGTACCTGGGTGCCGGTAAACCAATCTATAACAACTGACCTCATTATAAAAAGACGATCCGTATTAAATAAACCCAGTTCTTTGACGCAAGACAGCAACAATTACCAGTCGATGGGGAAGTAGTCCTTTAAAAATTTACCAACCCAATGTTTACCGGTAAGAATACCATCAAAGAAAGGATCACAAACTCTTGCCGCGCCATCCACTATATCCAGTGGAGGCTGAAAATCGTGCACATCCTGTTTGAATTGAGAAAGTGCTATCGGATCTTCATCGGTCACCCAACCTGTATCTACCGCATTCATAAAAATACCATATTTTGCAAAATCACCTGCCGATGTATGGGTCAACATGTTTAAGGCCGCCTTCGCCATATTCGTATGGGGATGCCGATCTGACTTTTTAAATCGGTAAAATTTACCTTCCACGGCTGTTACATTCACGATATGTTTCTGCCCGGTGTTATCACGTTTCATCAAGTTTGCCAGACGATTGCACAATACAAACGGAGCGACTGCATTCACCAATTGCACTTCCAGCATTTCCGGTGTTTCTATATCACCTAGCTTCAGACGCCAACTATTTGTTTTCCTCAGATCAACCTGCTGAAGATCCACATCAAGTTTGCCTTTGGGGAATAGCTCTGCGGCAGCTACAGAATTATCAAAATTATATGGAATCTGAGAGAGCTTTGCTGATGCACGCAATCCAATTCCGGGGCCTTGCCCATGCCATGCAACCGGAAGAAGTGCATCTTGTCCGGAATCATTTTTGCAAAGTGCCGTCAACTGGCTTTTGCAAGTTTCATGGTTGCCCAGAAGAGTTCGGACATCTTCCGAGAAGAGGTGTAATTGCTTTGATTCATTCTCAATTAAGTGCGCGTAAAATTCAGGAGGACGTCTCACTGTCTGAGCAGCGTTATTGATCAGTATATCGAGGCGGTCATAACTTTGCTCTATGTAGCTGGCAAATATCTCTACACTTGGAGTATGGCGCAGATCAAGCCCATGAATATGCAGATGCTCTTTCCAGTTTGCAAAATCCTCTTCCTTTGCAAATCGTTCTGCCGAATCAACAGGGAAACGAGTAGTGGCGATTACCGTGGCGCCGGCACGGAGCATCATCAAAGTTGCATGATAACCAATCTTGAGCCGCGAACCGGTAATCAATGCAACCTTCCCTTGAAGCGATGCGGTTTGATACCGTTTTCTATAATTCAGATCACCACACGGTTTACACATCGAATCATAAAAATGGTGAAGCGCTGTAAACTCAGCTTTACAGACATAACAGTTGCGTTCTGAACTAAGTTCGTCCTGATTAAGCTCCGGTTCAATCCTGTCCATCGGCAACTCTTTCGGGGCGCTGAATACATCTTTCAGCCGGGCATCGCGGATTCCGGTATTACGCCTGGCAATTCTATCTGCTTTCTTTAAACCCTGGCTCTTTGCAATCTTCTCATCTTTACGGCGTTTCTTCTTCTCTTCTGTCGTAGGCCTTGCAATTTTTCCCGCCGCGGTAAAGAGCCTCTTTTTCTCTTGTCTGCTTAAGCAGACAAGCTGTTCACTATCTTCAACCAACGCTTCAATGGTTGTGATACAGTTCTGTATCTCTTCCAATGTATATTTTTTGTCTTCTTCTTTTAGCACTCTTGATCACCTTTTGCACTCTTCTTGTCCTCGGAGCCTTTTGTTCGGGGAGCATCTTTTAGGCGAATAACTACTAATCCTTTTGTGTGTCGAGGTATAATCGCTCAACTTTCTTTCTTGCCCAGGGTGTTCTTCGCAGAAACTTGAGACTGGACTTCACAGATGGGTCGCTGTTAAAACACCGAATTTGTATGCGTATGCCTAGATCGTCCCAGCCATAATACTCAACCAGGCTGTTAACGATCTGCTCCAGTGTCACACCGTGCAGAGGATTATTGGCTTGCTGTTCACTCATGATACGGGTTTCATCATTTTAATTATTGTTCTATCTCTGTTCATAACATAGTTAATCAGCCGAGATCATGTATCATCTTTTTCAGCTGCATCCTGCTTCTCTCTGGGCTTTTTGATTTTACGACCCGGCTTGGCCAGGATCTCCAGATAAAATGATTCTAGCTGTTTTGATTCGGCTTGATCAATGGCTTTATTAATGTCGTACACATGAACGGCCTCACTACTCTCCTCATCAACGCCCATACGGCAGTCAAAGTCCCAGAATTCGGCACCTTTGGGCAGCTCCTTTCTGCGTTCTCTTTTCAGGTATTTTTTAACTTCATATTTAATGGCTTCTACAACCCGCAGAGGTTTGATCTTCGGGTGGGTAAGTTTAAACGTTTTTTTCATAGTGTTCTTAAAGCGTGACTGGTATTATTTAAAAAGTTTTCAATATTGTTATCTAATCATCAGGAAGACGTTTTACAGTCCTTTACCGTATAACAAAAACGGGGCCAACTCTTCACAATTGACAAGCAAGGCTTTTCAGCCTCAGTAACTGTCAACGATAATGAATTGACCCCGTAATTAAGTCTCTAGCCTGGTATGCAGTATTCAGATGCAACCAGACATGTTTAGCTTATTCTATGTTTGCACCGACAACAGCGGCCATCTGCATCATGTCGATTGTCTGGCCCTCTTTCAGCTTTGTAAGGTTCGTAACCTTGCCTGATTTGCTTTTTGAATTTGTGTTTTTGAAAATTGTGAGCAATTTAGCATCAGCCACAATGTACTTGCCCGCGTTCTCAGCTTTTCCATTTTCACTCTTTGTCTGAAGTTTATTCGCTTTAATATAGTCCCATAGTTTTTTGGTGATCTCTGTCCTGGGAAGTTCAGTTTTCCCCAGAAACGATGCCAGATCAGATTTCAATTTCACCGGCTTGCTCAATCCTTTTGCTTCTGCCATTTTTTGCTCCTTCATATTAAAATTTAAATTATCTCAGAGGTCAGTTTTTCTACCCATTTATTTTCTACTCAACTGTTAAATACGCTTACACAATATTATTAGCAACAGACGGATGCTGTTTATTTCTAATTCAATAGACATGATTTATATTACTTTATAACAATTTTACAAGCAAAATCTCTCATAAACTTTCAAAAAAGCTCAGTAATGTACCTGTTTTATTAGTTCCGGATTGTCATTTCCCGGATTATTTACTTCATTTGAGACGGTATAGGTTATCATATCATCATCCGGATATGGCCTTAACAACCGCTTTATAGTATCGGGGTTTTGTATTTTAGTATTGAGCCACTGGTCTTCAAGCTCCTGATGTAGAATTACCGGCATTCTGCTATGTATTGGCTTGATAGTTTTGTTAGGCCGTGTCGTTAGTATGGTAAAAGTCTTAAGATCGTTTCCATCGCTGTCTTTCCATACGTCATAAATCCCTGCCAGACAGAACATTCTACTCTCCTTCAATCCTATATAATGTGGAACTTTTTTCGTACCGATTGCTTTCCATTCATAAAACCCGGAGCATGGTACCAGGCATCGATTTGTCTTTAGAAGAGTCTTAAATGATGATTTCACATCGACTGTCTCTACTCTCGCGTTGATCATCCTGCTTGCAATCTTCGGGTCTTTTGACCAGGACGGAATTAGCCCCCATTTCATCATCTCCAGTATGTTTTCATGTCTTGCATTACGACTGATAGTATAAGCATAATGTAAAGGGGCAATATTATAGCGAGGCTTTATATTCCCAATCAGGTCTTCTGAGCCCGAAAGCCTGAATCTTGCAAAAACTTCATCTATTCCTTCTAATACAAATCTACCGCACATAATTTACCTTAGGAGTAATAATGAGAAATTCACTGCAAAGGAAATAAAACAGAAACGCATGAAAAAAAGAATGCTATAACGATCTGTACTCATCCAATAATTTCCTGAATTTATTAATGGTCACTTCATATACCTCTTTACCAGCCAGGTCAACACCGGCATCTTTGAGTATTTTAAGTGGTTCTTTATGTGAGCCTGCACCCAAAAATGCAAGATAGTCATCAACCGCTCCTGCCTCGCCTGAGCTTACACGCTCAGCCAGAGCTATCGCAGCAGAAAGGCTTGTAGCATATTTGTATACATAAAACGCGTTATAGAAATGAGGAATCCTTGCCCACTCGCAATGTAACTGTTCATCAATAATCATTCCATTGCCCAGATAGGTTTCAAGATTCTTCCTGTAGACATCAGTAATGCTTTTTGCGATCAGCACCTGACCTGATTCAGCCATCTCATGAATCTCTTTCTCAAAGCTAGCAAACATCGTCTGCCGAAAGAAAGTCGCCTCAATTCGTTTCATGTTATGATAGAGAAAGAATTTTTTGTCTTCGAGGGAGACAGCAATCTTTGACATATGATCGAACAGGAGCGCTTCATTAAATGTCGATGCTATCTCTGCCAGGAAAATAGGGTTCTGGTAATAGAGATACGGTTGATTTCCGATAGAGTAATCACGATGCAGACAGTGACCGAATTCGTGCGCGAATGTTGAGACATCAGAAAACTTTCCCGTATAATTCAGAAAAACCAGCCCTCGACTCGCGTAACTCCCCCATGAGAATGCACCCGATCTCTTGCCTGCAGATTCAAACACATCGATTACCCGTGCGTTAACAGTAGCATCGTACTTCCTTAAATATTCTGAGCCAAGAGGTTCAAGTGCCGTGCGGACAAGATCAATTGTCTCTTCATAAGAGTACTCCTTATCAACATCAGCAACCAGTGGAATATAATTATCATAGAAGTGCAGCTCCTCAACTCCAAGTGCTTCCTGTTTCAGGGCATTGAATTCACTCACCACATCAATGTTCTCTTTCACAACATCAACCAGATTAGTAAATACTGTAGTTGGAAGGTAATCGGGAAACAGTGCACTTTCCAGCATAGACGTGTGGTTACGGATCTTCGTCAGTTTAATGTTTGTAAGTACTGTTGTAGCATACGTATTCGCCAGTACATCTATATTCTGCAAGAATGGTTTGTAATAGTACTCAAACGCCTTTTGCCGGAGTTCCCTGTCAGGGGATTCTAATATTTGAGCATACGTTGCGTGAGAAAGATGGATCTCTTCTCCATTATGTTCAAATACCTCAAACGAAATATTGTTATCATTAAAGGCTGAAAATATATCATCAGGTTTCCCCAGGGCTATTCCCAGTTCTGCCAATACAGATTCTGACTCTTCAGAAAGTATATGTGGGTTGTATCTGGCATAGCCATCCAGGAAGAAACGATATCCTGCCAGCTGAGAATTTTCATGAATCAATCGAGCGATCTCTTCCTCTGACAAAGATGACAACTCTTTTTTTATGAAAACTGTTTCTGCCGAAATCTTTGATACAAGCAGTTCAATACGGCCTTTCATCTCTTCATATGTTGTGTTGCGGGTATCCTCATAAAAACGCACATTCGCATATACATATAAATTTTCTTTAACTATAGAAAAATCAATATAAGCCTGCATAAACTGTTCCAGTTTACTGGAATCAGTCAGAGTACCCTTAAACTTTAGAAGCAGAGAAAGATCTTTTTCCACCTTCCGGTAGTCCTCTTCCCAACAGTCGTCTGATGCATACAGGACAGACAGGTCCCATTTATATTTGTCATCTATTTCATCTCTGGTTTTATTTTTGTTCATATAGCCATTCTAATTAATTAAGGGTAAGAAATAAAAGGAATTTTATGCAGAGGCCTACTCGACTGCGCCCTTCTGGCGAGTGCAGAAGTCGCGAAGGAAACTAAGGGAAGTATAATTGCTTTTACATTTGTGTGTTTCTTCTCTTCTTATCCTCGGCGACTTTTGTCCGGGGAGTATGGTTACTCGTTTAAGGAGATGGTTGAGTACAATGCATCATACCTCTACTGGAATCCCGGTAGAGTCCCCAGATATTCCCAACCGGTACAACTCCAATCTTTTGCTTCAAATGCTTTTGTAGAGCATTCCTGGAAGATAACATGTCCGGCTCCTTTGAAAAAGCCTTTTCCGTCACCACGAGAGCTAAAGAGCACCCTGATTCTTGCTCTCCGAAAAGTATTACCGATAACGCTGGCTGTATAGTGCGGATATTCTATAGATGCCACTGCACTATCAGGTTCTATATCGCCATCCTCGTCCACAAACGCACTTGCATTGGCGTAATAGTAAACCCACTTACTATCCTTTCCAATATGACGTAGATGGAGCCGGAACGTCTTTTTATCCCTGTCAACACTTCCAACATAAAGCCGTCCTCCATCAATGGGAAAAAGAGTAGCAGCCAGTTTGAACGCGGGGTCGGGTGTGTCCAATTCGCTTGCAAAAGTTTGTAACTGCAGAACTATAACTATAACAAAAACGGCACAAATTATTGATAGCTTCTTAAAAACCACATGTCACTCCTTGTATGTAATAAGAATACTCTTGAGGCAGTATCCTAATATTTATTTAACAGACGGAAATGAGTATACCGTATCACCATTCCTGCGTTTTTTACGCTGATCTTTTGGCCCCAGGAAGTAAATAAACTCTCTTAATAATTTTTCGTCAAAACATCCAGGCATTTTATTCTTCATCTCTGCCAGTACAGCAAAAGGCCTCATTGGCTCCGCATACGACCTTTTGGACGTCATCGCATCATACGCATCAATTATTCTGGCTATCCGCGCAAACAAATGAATATCCTCACCTTTAATACCGTAAGGATACCCTGATCCATCATAGTTCTCATGATGCTGTATAACAATTTTCAGAGACAGGACGTTAACGCTACTCCTATGTTCCAGAATTTCCAAACCTGCTTTAGGATGTTTTTTCATCGCTGAAAACTCATCCCCTGTAAGATGACCAGGTTTGTTTACTACATTTAAGGGAATAGCCAACTTGCCTATATCGTGCAACAACATACCCGATCCGATGCGAGCCAGCTCGTCCTCTTTAAAGGAAAGATGTTTGCCGAAGAGCAACCCAAGCACTGACGTGTTAACAGAATGTGTATATATCTGGTAATCTTTGGAACTTACACCAAGTAAACCGGAAAACGTGTCATCGTCATCAACAATGTGGCCAACTGTCTGAGTTACCCATTCAGAAATACGTTCCATGTTCCTACCTGATTTTGGATTCTCCAAAAGATCTGTTACGACTTTTGTTGCAACCTGATAAACAACACCTGATTTTTCTCTGGTACTTTTATTATCGTCACTAAGAATTGTCTTGAGATTTTTTTCCTGATACTCAATGTATTTGTCGATATCTCCAGTTGCGATACAAAGCCGGTCTGCATGTTTACCTAATAAATCTTCTCTTCTCTCCGGACTTAACTCTTCACCTTCACGGCAATATAATACATAGTTGGAAACTTCGCCAGCTGCTGCTTTTAAAAAGAGATCAAATTCCACCCCTGTACCTTCTAACAATGCACCCCCTGATATCGATATATATTCACTCATTGACAAAGCCCCTATACTTGCGATTTATTAATAAAACCAGTTTTCACTTAATGCTATCTAAAAGAAAAGAAGTTTGATTAACAAACCGCTCCTTCAATAAGCAAACTTTTTTTATATAATATCTTATATTGAAAGTCCTATATATATCTTATCGACATATAATTTCTAAACTTTAGTTAGTTCCTGTACGTTAATTCACAAGCACAATGATTGCGACTGTTTATACCTGAGAAGAAGAAGTAGAGATCATTACAAAAGAAAAACTATATGATACGCTCCTGATCTTATAAGCGATTGAGCGAGAAAGGATTATACCACAACAACCTAATGCAAGAAGGGGGAAATAAGAAAAACTTGCGACACCCAACTAAGGTTAATTCTTCATCAATGTAATCAAAACACCAAAGCAGCTATACCAATTGGGTCTTGTAGAAGGATATGATGAACTGTATCTATAATAAGTTACAGACACATTGTAAACGGTTTGGTGCTAAAGAGAATGCGTTGATCGCATGAAGGCAGGAAATAGCGAGCAGGTAACGATCAAACCAGTTAATATTATAGGCACTTAAACAAAGACGACATTACTAAAAACAAAAGGGTACAATTCCCACAAGAGCTGTCTGCAGTCGGTGCAAATCCTCTATTTTTGTCATACACAAAGTATTGGATGTGTATGTCAGTTGACATCAGAGATAACCTCCTCCTCAAGTTTAATCTTTCCTTTAACAATCTTAGCCTCAATTTTCCCGACACACTCTTCTGTTACTATTAGCTTTTCATCTCCAAGACAAATAGTCGTTTTCGGATAGAGTATCTCTTCCACGACTACCACCTTTCCGGCCCTATCCACGGCTTCTGAAGATTTGTCATTCGCCTCAGCAATTAGAGTTCTCAACTCTTGCTCTAATCCTGGAATCTTTGATTGATTTTCTATATGTTCTTCCCGGTCATGTGTAGAATGTGATTCGGGATCTGTCATGACATTATATATAAAATTCTTAAGCTGTTCCAGCTCCATCGCCAGTCTTTTGATCTTTATTTTTTTTAAATTCAGTTTACCTCTAACACTAAAGTCTTCACCCGCCACAAGCATTGTTGGAGTATAAGACTTACTTCCCGCCTGTCCAACATAAATACCTCTGAGAGCCACTATCTCTCCACCTACTATGCGTCCTTTGGGTATCACTACTGCTCCGAGTGTATGCAGTGTTGAGTTGATAATTTCTCTTGAGACTACAATATCTTTGTTGGCCTGAATATTTCCTCCGTCTATATACATTGCATTAATACCACCCTCAGCCACGACTTTGTGACCCTCTGACTGTCTTATACCACCATGAACTATAAGGTCACCACCTGCCTGTATCTCGGCATTTTCTATGATACCACGGACCTCAATAATACCGGCAGCCTCAATCTTTGCGCCACCAAGCACATCTCTTTGGACTACAACAGCACCTGTATGTATAATATCTCCTGTTGAAATATCAACATCTACATCAACTGTGTACACCTCGTCTACAGAAAGGATATCGTTGATCAGGCGAACACGTCCACTTTTTTCAGCATAGTAGGCATTTTTATTTGCATCAAACCGTATATTTTCACCGATCTGGGGGTAGTACTCTACCGGTTCCTCGACAGGGACTTTCTTTCCTAAAACATTAAATCCATCCTCCCCATCCTTGATTGGAATTTGGTGGCCCAGCAATGCTCCCTTATTAACTGATCCTTGCGACGTCTTTTCCCGATAGTCTACCCTGCCAGCTTCCTTGCCAGCTACAAAACCGGTATTGAAGAAGTCGCCTTCCCATTCAACGCGTCCATGTACCGGAGGAACAGGAGGATCACTTCTGATAAGAACAAAATCTACTAAATTTGGAATTACTGCCGAAATTTGCTGAAGTTGGTCCTTCAATTGTTTTTGGTCAGGCGTGTTTTCAATACGAAGCTCTTTAAGTTTCTTGCTTAGATTACCAACCAACGTATCAATATCGACGACGGACATGTCACAGTCCAACAAAACGGCCATGACATCTTCTGATACCCGTAAATTATATTCTTTGCGAGTTTCTTCCATATCGAAATGCTCAGCAAAATCAAAAAGTACAGTATAAGTTTTGATGTGACTAAGATATGAAACTATTATCCAAAGCAAGACTACTATTAGCTTTTGCTAACAGCACCTCCCTGTGATTAAGTTTAATAACAGCGTGTTTAGTGGATGAATGAACTAAAAACTGCTCTCTATGCCCAAGACTATAGTACAACACAACTACAAAAGGCAAGCTTATTTCTATTAACTCATCTACTACAAACAACATCTCAACGGCAGGGTATAAAGCGCACCATGGTTTTTTTATCCCTGATAACTTCTCCAAGAAGGTCAATAGTGCGATCGATTTCTTCCATCGTATTACCAAGCCCCAGTGAGAAACGAAGAGCACAATGCGCCTCTTCTTCGGAAAGCCCCATTGCCAGCAATGCGTGTGAAGGTTTGGGTGAGCCGGCCCGGCATGCTGACCCGGAAGATAGAGAAACGCCTTTCTGGTCCAAGGCGAGAACCACTGACTCTCCACGTATTCCTGGCAATGTTATGTTTAAGGTGTTTGGTAGCATTGCACCCGGATTTCCGTTCAGCTTTGCCTCTGCCATCAACTCACGTATGCCATTTTCGAGCTTGTCACGCATCCTTTTGATCCTATCCATTTCATGGATTCGCTGGACAGCCAATTCCGCAGCTTTACCCAGCCCGACAATACCTAATACATTTTCTGTTCCAGCACGCATTCCGTTCTCCTGTTTTCCACCACTTATCAGAGGCTCAAGAACAACACCTTTGCGAATATACAGAGCCCCAATACCTTTCGGACCGTATAATTTATGCCCTGACATTGTGAGCAAATCCACACCGAGAGTATTTACGTCTATCGGAATCTTGCCAATCGCCTGTACACAATCAGTATGAAAGAGAACGTCCCGTCCTTTCGCTATCCTGACTAATTCTGTTATCGGATTAATAGAACCTGTCTCGTTGTTGGCCATCATCACACTAATCAAGCAAGTTTTTTCTGTAATTGCAGACCTCAAATCTTCCGGATTAAGTTTCTTAGTTTTATCAATCTCCAGATATGTTACCTCAAATCCATGCCTTTCAAGCCACTGACACGTATCGATTACAGAAGGGTGTTCTATGGAAGTAGTAATTATATGATTTTTTGAATTCCAGTTTGCAAAAGCCACACCTTTTATTGCAAGATTATTTGCCTCTGATCCACTGCCAGTAAAAGTTATACGCCGTGCAGTGCAATTAAGCAACTGAGCTACACTTCGCCGTGCCGCTTCAACTGCGAACCTTGCATCCTTTCCTTCGGTATAGATACTGGAGGGATTGCCGTGACCTTTTTCAGCAAACCTGAGCATAATCTTCCTGACTTCCGGGTCAAGGGGAGTAGTTGCGTTATGATCAAGATAAATACGCTTCTCAACATGCTGAGACTCTGAGCTTGATTCTATCATGCCGGCAGTATCACTGTATTCACCTGAATTAACGTCAAGAGAGGTCACTCTTTCTGTTACTTTGACGACTTCACACAAGAGTGTTTTATATACAGGAAAACCTGAGATTGGATCATACCGCTGGAGGTCGGTTAATTCATTAACATTGCAATTCTGCCACTTCTCAGGTCCAACTGGCCCGCCGCCACCCATATTGGCATCAATGGCACCCTGAATAATATCATCTGTAACCAGTGCGCACATGGTAACTGTGCCACGCTTTGTCATGATGCTTACGAGATCTCCACTTTTTATACCACGGGTTTCTGCATCGATGGTATTAATCGTTACCGTCGGCTCAGGCCTCTCTTTCGAAAGCCCTGAGATACCATGATGCTGTGAACGAAAATCCGTGGTTACGCGTGATCCTGAATTAAATATCAGTGGAAATTTCTCTGCAAGATCAGGTTGTGAATGTGGACCTTCACCTGGTTCTGTATAAACTGGTAAAGGGTCATACCCATGCTCTTCAAGTATAGTAGAAGCGATTTCAAACTTTCCTGTCGGAGTATCAAATCCGGGTTTACCGTCAGCGCGCAGCAACCCCTTCTCCCATTTTTTATACTGCGTCAAAACTGTTGGCACCTGCACTGTACCGTTTGCGTTACGAACATCTTCAAGAGTGAAGCCCGAACCTTTTAATGCGTGCCTAAGTAGTTCTTCCTCATTTGCCGGATAAAGCTGCCCGTAGCCAAGACGTTCAGCAAGTTCTGTCAAGATAAAGAAATCATTCCGAGCCTCACCAACAGGTTCAGCAATCTTTTCCCTGATTCTAAAGATTGGACCATAAGTCATATATGATTCAATTTCATACATGGTAGTTGCGGGAAGAACTATATCCGCATACGCAGCGTCTGCTGTCAATTGCCGATCGATACTCACAAGAAAATCAAGCTTGTTCAGTGTTTTACGCCAAATGGCTGGTTGAGGCCAGGAGGTAATAATAGATCCTCCAAGGATGATAAGAGAACGAATAGGATATGGCTTCCCTTCCAGGATAGATTCCGGCAATGAAATTGCATGTGATTCACCACGATATTCACTGTAAACAGGAAAGCGGTCTCTGCCCAGTGCCTTCCGCACATCAGGATTGGGAATATGACCTTCACGGTTTATTGGAAAATCATTTTCTTTCATAGTAAAACAGCGTCCACCCGGCACATCAAGCTGTCCTGCAAGTGCCCAGAGAATCATCGTTGCCCGTATCGCCTGCACACCACTATCACTATACTCAAGCCCACTGTACATAACTGGAGATGCACCGTTCGCCTCTGCAATTCTCCTGGCAAGAGATCTGATTGTCTCGGCAGGAACACCCGTAATGTTTTCTACAGCATCCGGCCTGAAGTGTTGAACATATCTGGCAAGGTCATCGAACCCGACAGACCAGTTCTTTACAAAATCCTCGTCATATAGCTCTTCTTCTATAAGGACATTGCACATACCGAGAGCCAGAGCACCATCAGTGCCGGGACGTATTGGAATCCAATCTGCATCGGTAAGCTTTGCAGTCATGGTTCTTCTTGGATCGATAACAACAACCCGTGCTCCCTGTTTTTGTGCACTAACTATCCTGTTGAGGTCAAGTGGTGGACAATCGGTCGCAGGATTTGTTCCCCAGACTACAATCAACTGAGCGTTCTCAATATCTGAAAACATATTAATCAGCATCCCCCCCATAGTAACGTGAGGAGCAATCATAGCAAACGAGACATAACAGAGAGCTCCCACACCCAGGGTATTCGGCGAACCAAACGGAAATAGAACACTAGATGCTGAAGACACCGCTACACCTTTCGGTTGAAATATATCACACATGGCAAGTTCAAAGCTTCCCCTTCCAGTATATATAGCTGTGGCCTCAGGGCCGGACTCTTCCTTAATAGCATTGAGGTTTTCAACAATAATGCCATAAGCATCATCCCAGGAAATCCTCTCAAACTCATATGTCCCCTTCGAACCCTTTCTTCTCATCGGATAGCGAAGACGGTCTTTAGAATATACGATCTCCGCAGAATGTTCTCCGAGTTTACATATCATCCCTAAATGTGAACTCTCATCAGGACGTACTTCTCCGATTCTTCCATCCTGATCGTAGCTAACGGTAACCCAGCAGCCTGCGGGGCAAATACCACAGATTGCATGTTTATCATTAATACTTGTTTTTGATCCCATAAATATTCCTTTTACTGCTATGAATTAACAGATGGTGCAAAAAGGTTCAGGCTGAAAAGTCGTTCATTATCAAACCATTGTTGTTCAACGTAAAGACCTGTCTCTTCTGCCAGCATATCAATTCCGTCTAGCGAATACTTGAATGAGTTTTCCGTGTGGATAGTCTCATTTGCTGTAAAAGTGGGATCCCCGGGTACCGAGCTCGAATTCGCCCTATAGTGAGTCGTATTACAATTCACTGGCCGTCGTTTTACAACGTCGTGACTGGGAAAACCCTGGCGTTACCCAACTTAATCGCCTTGCAGCACATCCCCCTTTCGCCAGCTGGCGTAATAGCGAAGAGGCCCGCACCGATCGCCCTTCCCAACAGTTGCGCAGCTGAATGGCGAATGGCGCCTGATGCGGTATTTTCTCCTTACGCATCTGTGCGGTATTTCACACCGCATATGGTGCACTCTCAGTACAATCTGCTCTGATGCCGCATAGTTAAGCCAGCCCCGACACCCGCCAACACCCGCTGACGCGAACCCCTTGCGGCCGCATCGAATATAACTTCGTATAATGTATGCTATACGAAGTTATTAGCGATGAGCTCGGACTTCCATTGTTCATTCCACGGACAAAAACAGAGAAAGGAAACGACAGAGGCCAAAAAGCTCGCTTTCAGCACCTGTCGTTTCCTTTCTTTTCAGAGGGTATTTTAAATAAAAACATTAAGTTATGACGAAGAAGAACGGAAACGCCTTAAACCGGAAAATTTTCATAAATAGCGAAAACCCGCGAGGTCGCCGCCCCGTAACCTGTCGGATCACCGGAAAGGACCCGTAAAGTGATAATGATTATCATCTACATATCACAACGTGCGTGGAGGCCATCAAACCACGTCAAATAATCAATTATGACGCAGGTATCGTATTAATTGATCTGCATCAACTTAACGTAAAAGCAACTTCAGACAATACAAATCAGCGACACTGAATACGGGGCAACCTCATGTCCGAGCTCGCGAGCTCGTCGACAGCGACACACTTGCATCGGATGCAGCCCGGTTAACGTGCCGGCACGGCCTGGGTAACCAGGTATTTTGTCCACATAACCGTGCGCAAAATGTTGTGGATAAGCAGGACACAGCAGCAATCCACAGCAGGCATACAACCGCACACCGAGGTTACTCCGTTCTACAGGTTACGACGACATGTCAATACTTGCCCTTGACAGGCATTGATGGAATCGTAGTCTCACGCTGATAGTCTGATCGACAATACAAGTGGGACCGTGGTCCCAGACCGATAATCAGACCGACAACACGAGTGGGATCGTGGTCCCAGACTAATAATCAGACCGACGATACGAGTGGGACCGTGGTCCCAGACTAATAATCAGACCGACGATACGAGTGGGACC